>BNJS01003676.1_pt1:0-12500 | contig 502351 bp, 540 predicted proteins | sample 8540461 | NCBI WGS metagenome assembly BNJS01 (sample SAMD00202454, study PRJDB9452) | human saliva metagenome | isolation source: human saliva | place: Japan
AAAAATAAACCTGGTGAAATTATTTCAGAAATAAAAAGTTCAACTAAATGGTGAAAATGTTGATGAACAAAAAAATTAAAAATATAAAAAGAGAAATTTTTGAAACTTTTTAGGTTTATAAATATAGAACAGAGTCAGACTCTACTGATTCTGTTCTTTTTAATAATTTATCAATATATATTAATAAATATATATAATTTTTTTCTCATATACATGATATAATAAAATTATAAGTGAATGAAAGGGGTTTCTATATGAAAAAATTACAAGGTATACTAATGTTATTATTAAGTTCCGTACTACTTGTGTCTTGTCAGGCAAATAAAAACGAAAATAAAGACCAAAATAAAGAGCAGACAACACAAAATGAGTCAAACAAACAAGAGGACTCTAAGAAAAAAGATGAAAATAAAAAAGAAGAAGCTAATAAAAAAGATTCAGATTCATCAAATAAAAGTTCATCTTCAACAAACATTAAAACAGAGGATACTCAAGTTATTGGTTCTGACGAATACGGTTATGTTAAAGTGCCTAAAAGTTGGGTTAACTTTAAAGATATAAATGGTGGTAACGACATACAATCTAGTGATACATCTGCGTATAATGTTGTTACATTAAATATTTTCCGCCCGAGTCAGCTTGGAATTTCTGAGGCAGAGTATGCATCTATCGATCCTAAGCAAGTAGCAGATTCAGTATATACTAAGCAAGAGAACAGTCAAATGTTTGAAAAAATATCAGGTACTAAATCAAAAATCGGTGGCTATGATGCTTATGTTATTAATACTTTAACAAATACTGGAAAATATTTTATTACGTATATTTTTAAAGCAGATGATGGTAAAATTCATTATACTTCAATAGAAGGTGATAAAGATACTTTGACAAAGATGATTCCATTAATTGAGGAAAGTTGGTCACTAAAAAAATAAACACTACATAGAATTTATAATAAACTAGAGAAATACCGAGAGAAAACTACACTTCTCTTGGTATTTTTATATACTAGCTATAAATACTATATTTTTTATTAATAAAATACAATAGTACTGCTGGTAATATCATTATTAACATCAGTTTAAAGCCAAAAACTTCCAAAGATAAAAATATAGGAGTTACCCATGTTTTTGTTGCTGAAGAAAACACTAAGCAATATCCTAAGCCAGCTACCATTAACACAGGCAGCCCTAGCCATATTCCTAATACAACTCCACAACTTGCCCCAATAGCAAATAATGGTGTAACCTCTCCCCCACTAAAACCTATCGCTGTACATATCGCCGTAAATATTAATTTTAAAATAAAATCATATACCTTAATATTACTATAATCATTAAATGAGAAATCTATTAAATTAGTACCTAATGAAGCATATCTAAAGTTTAGTGTAAAGCTCATTACTATAAATAATACTAATAAAACCCATGTAAGATATTTGTAAGTAACAACAGCTATTTTAGATTTTTTTTGAATAATAACAAATAATATCCCTATAAAGGTTAAAATTATACTTATAAAACGCTATTTTTAATATGTTTACTAAATTAATATCATTATTACTAACATTAACATCTACAAAAGAATTTTTCTAAACCTAAAAGATGCGATAGCCTTGCTGAAATAAATGCTGCAACTATATAACTAATGAACTCATAAATAGAACTAGCTAGTGACTCTTATCTTTTTACCGATTATTTCTAAAATAAAAAATACTGCTGCAAAGTGGTGTTTGGAATAGAGCTGCAAAACCACTAATCATCCCTAAACGAACAAAATATTTCTTTTGTTTATCACTTAAATCATTAGTCGTCATATTTTTTTCCCAATAGCACCACCTAATTGAACTGCAACACCCTCTCTTCCCACACTTACACCAAATACATGAGCAAGCAGAGTATTTATAGTAAGAACAATAGGAAAAAACCAGCTAACCTTATCATTGTCTTTATTGGCAGCTTCTACAAAATACTTCATACCTACTCCATGAGTTTTAATTATCTTATTACTATATTTTGTAAAAAGAAGCACTAGCGGTGTTAAGAGAATTAAATATTGGTAGTAATTTTTACTAATATTAATTAAAAATAGAAGTGTTTGCCCAAAAAATGAACAACATACGGTAGTTAGTCCTATTATTAATATTATTCTAAAATAAAAGTTTTTTATCATCTTAATACCTTTCAAATAATGAGAGTAACCTAACAATATAATATATTAGGTTACTCCCTATTATTATTATTTATCTTTTTTTATACCTACTTTGATTTTCTTTGGTTGATCAAAACTGAATCCTTCGCCCATTACATCATGAACCTCTGTTATGGTTACAAAGGCTCGTGGGTCAATCTCAAAAACGAGCGATTTCAGTCTACTTATTTCATTTCTTGATACAACACAATAACCAATATTCATATCTTTTCTAGTATAACTACCTTGTCCTTTAAAATACGTTAAACCGCGTTCCATATCTTCTTGAACTATTTTAGTTATTTCTTCTATTTTTGGTGAAACAATCATTACACCTTTACCAGATACCCCACCTTCAACTACATAGTCTATTAACTTTAGTACTAATAAATATATAGAAATAGAGTATATAAGATTGCTGGGAAACTTTTTACCGCTACAAACGTAAGAGCTATAATAACACCGTCTAATACTTGAATAATTCTTCCAATTGAATTTCCTGTATAAAGTTGAATAATTTTAGCTACAATATCTACTCCTCCAGTTGTACCACCAACTAAAAATACTATTCCTAGTCCAATACCTGCGATAATACCACCAAAAGACAGAAGCTAATAACTTATCTCCACCAATATCAATATTAACATTATATATTTCAAAAAATTTCAACCACGCAGTTAACATAGAAATACCATATAAAGTATATATCATAGTTTTTCTATCTAACATTTTAAAACCAATAATTAATAATGGTATATTGACCAATATTGTACCAGTTGATACTGGTAATCCAAATGCATAAAGTAGTAACAAGGAAATACCTGTTCCTCCACCTTCTGCAAGTTTGTTTGGTACATTAAAGTGCATTATCGCAAATGAATAAATAGCACAACCAAGACAAATAAATATTAACTCTTTCGCAATTTTCTTTATATCAACTTTATCTAATTTTAGCGACATAATACCCCTCCCATAATAAATTACATATACATTATATCAAGTAATATTTTTAAAAACAACACTTCTCACAAAATTTTTATGTAAATTAAAGTAATTAATAAATTTCATATTGTAACTTTTTTTTTTAGACTTTTTTTTCAATTTGTACTATAATTATAATATCAATCATTGGAGGATAACTTAATGAATAAAAATTTTATACCTAATTATCTTACCTTGTGTAATATCTTTTGTGGCTTTTTATCAATCTTAGTCACTGTACATGGATATTATGTTTGGGGAACTGTCTTTATTTTATTAGCAATGCTTGCAGACAGATACGATGGTATTGTAGCAAGAAAACTTGGTGTCGTTTCTGACATCGGTCATGATTTAGATTCTTTATGTGACGTTGTAAGTTTTGGTGTAGCTCCTGCTATACTAATTTTTGAAAAATTTGTATCTATTGATAAACCAACTTCTACATTAATAGTGATAGTAGCTATCCTTAGTGCCATCTATGCTTGTTGTGGTGCTTATAGATTAGCACGATTTAATGTTACTAAAATGAAAGATGGTTATTATCAAGGTGTACCTATTACAACATGTGGATCAGTTTTAGCTATAATATCACTATTTAACTTACCAAGCATTATAAACCTATTATTACTAATAATCTGTTCATACTTAATGGTAAGTAATTTAAAAATTAAGAAAATATAAAAATAAAAAGTTTGGAAGTATCCAAACTTTTTATTTTTCTTTATTTAAGACATTCATATATTACTTGAGCTAATCCTTCTGGATTTTCCCATGCCATAGAATGCCCAGCATTCTCTACTATTTTTACTTCTATATTATTCTTTGGTAACTCTTCTAAATCATCACTTGGTAATGTTTTACTACCGAAGATAAAAGAATCGAGGAATCTTATAACTATAGAACATATCACGCCAAGGCACTTCTCTAACTTCTATAGCATCCCTTGATATTTGATATGCTGCCTCTGGCAACCAATTTCTTAATGTTGCTGCCCACATTGTATTCTTTCCACTTGCACAATATTCTATTAAGCTACTTATTCTACTCTTATAATTCTCTTCAGTATACTGAGCAACAGCCCAACTTGTTCTCCCTTTAGTAGCAGGATCTAAATTAGGTTCTGTTAGTATTAATCGATCTATCTTTTCCTCACAAAGACCGCAAAGTTCTATAGAGATAGCACCCTCCTAAACTATGTCCCAAATAATATAACTTTATTTAAATTCAGATCTTCTAAAAATTCACTTAAGTACTTCGCATGATTTTTAACTTTGTATTCAAAATCAAGAGGTTTATCGCTATAACCTGCTCCTAGTAAATCTATTAATATTTTTCTATGGCCCAGGAACTCTTTCCTATTTGCTATCTCAATATAATCAAAAGAACCTGCACATCCTAATCCATGAATAAATATTATCGGTATTCCTTCACCAGGAAAATCGTTATATCTAATTTTATAATTTTTATTTCTTAATTGATATTCTCTCATAAATTATCCTCCCAGATATTTCATATCCTTATTATATCATTTATTGTAAGCAGTTTAAATAATAGTTATTACTTTTTTTTTTCTTCTATTTGTTATATAATCGTATGGGTATGTATTAAAATTTATATAAGGAGCATATTAATGATATTTACAGAAATTAGCAGTGACGAACTACAAAAGGTTCAAGAAAAAAATAATGATCGTTACTATTTACAACAAGCTGCTGTATATAGTAAAATGCAAAATTTCAATAACCTAAAAACAAAAATACTTGCTGTAAAAGAAAAGGACGAAGTGTTAGCATATGCAACATTTATTTACTTCCCTTATAAAAAATTCTTCTTTAAAGTAACAGCTCAACATGGTCCAATAATGGATTATTCAAATACTGAGTTAGTTAGATTTTATATGACAGAGTTGAAAAAATATTTCGCTAAAGACTTCCGTGTTCTTTGCGTAAGGGTTAATCCATTCTTAAATGAACGTATTTATAAAGATATCGAATATGTTGAAACTACTAAAGAATCTATAGAAACAGATAAAATATTAACTTCACTAGGGTATAAACCACTTAATGATGACTTATTTACAAACCCTACTTTAGCTTCTCGTTGTATATATTCAAGAGAACTAGAAGAAACTCTTACTGAAGATACACTATTAAAAACTGTTTCAACTATGGCAAAACGTTCAATTAACAAAGCTATAAAAGAAGGAATAACTGTAAAAGAAATCGACATTTTTAATGATGAAGATGCTGCAATCTTTGATTCAATAAACAAAAGTACAGAAGATAGAATCAACTTCCAAATTAGAACTAGTGAGTACTTTAGAAATCTAAAAACCGCATTAGGTGATAAACTTCACCTTATGGTTTCTTACTTAGATTGTGATTCACTTATTTCTAAACTAAATAAAGAAATTGAAGATTTCAACTCTGAAAAAACTAAATTAACAGAAAAACTTGAAAGTGGAAAAGTAAATCCTGAAAAAACTATGAATAAAATAGCTAGAATAGATGAATCAATTGCTTTTAACAATGATAAAATAGCAAAAATCTCTTCTTTAAAAGAAGATCATGGAAATATTATTTATCTATCTTGCGCAAGTTTTATAGAAACAAAACAAGATCTTATTTACTTCACTGGAGGAATGAAAAAAAGAGTTTTCTAGGTTTAATGGTTCATATTTAGTAATGTATACTATGATAAAATATGCTATTAGAAATAACTTCAAAATTTTTCAACTTCTTTGGAACTTCTAAAGAGTTCACTTCTGAAGATGCTACTGATTATAGTGTTCTTCAATTCAAACGTCATTTTAACGGAAATGTAGAATATTTTTATGGATAACTACGAATTCCGTAATGCAATAGGTAAAGTTTGGAAAAATATAATATAAAAAAACTCTCTCAGAAATCTGAGAGAGTTTTTTTGAATTAGAATTATTCTGATTTTTTAGTTGCTTTTTTAGCAGCTTTTTTTACTTTTTCTTTTTTTTGTGGTTTATTATTTTCTGGATACATTACTTTATCCACTAAACCATATTCGCAAGCTTCTTCTGCACTTAAGTAATTATCACGTTCTGTATCACGTTCAATGGCTTTAATTGTTTGACCTGTTCTGTCCGCTAAAATTTTGTTTAATTTTTCACGTGTTCTTAATATGTGTTTAGCAGCAATTTCAATTTCAGTGGCTTGTCCTTGTGCTCCACCTAATGGTTGGTGAATCATAACTTCTGCATTTGGTAATGCATATCTCTTACCGATAGTTCCTGCCGCTAATAAGAATGCTCCCATACTTGCAGCCATACCCATACAAATTGTTACTACATCACATTTAATATGTTGCATAGTATCATAAATCGCAAAACCAGCTGTTACACTACCTCCTGGAGAGTTAATATAGAAATAAATATCTTTCTCACTATCTTGTGCTTCTAAAAATAAAAGTTGGCTTGTAATTGAGTTAGCAACTTGGTCATTAACTTCTGATCCTAAAATAATAATTCTATCTTTTAAAAGTCTTGAATAAATATCATAAGCTCTTTCTCCTTGAGAAGTTTGCTCTATTACTGTAGGAATTAAATTCATTTTCTTACCTCCTATTTTATACCTCACTTGCTATTATATATCAAATTTGGTCAATTATCAAATTTTAGCTTTTTTAATTTATTTTTCTATCCGGAAATAACATTCTCAATACATCCAGAGATAACCTTCTTGATTTACCTTTATGAGGGTAGATATGCATCATCATCATTGGATTAAAATTAGCTTCTATTACTCCATAATTTTGATCTGTAGCTACTTGTTTAATATCCTTAATAATTAGGTCTACCCCGCATACTTTAGCCATCATAGCATCAGATATTTCTACAGCTAGCTTTTTGTAACTATCATCTACTTCATCAGTCATATCTATAGAGTCTCCACCAGTACTAATATTAGAGTTTTCTCTTAAATATGCTATTTGACCTTCATCCAGAATAGTATCAAAACTTAGCCCTTGTTCTTTTAATTGTAGGCTCTCAATCTCACCTAACTCTATCTTTTTAAGTGGTGTTTTCTTAGCATCTCCACGTAGAGGATTTTCATTTTTTATCTCTACCAATTCAGAAATTGTACGTTTTCCATCTCCTACTACATTTGCTGGTACTCTAAGTAAAACAGCCTTTGTTTCACCTTCAATAACAAAGAATCTATATTCTGTTCCATCTATAAACTCTTCTATTAAAATATCCTTATCTTCTTTTAAAGCTAACAATATAGCTTTTGAAAAGTCTTCTACATCGTCTGTACCATGTTTAAAAATAGAGATTCCTAATCCGAAATTTGTACTTTTAGGTTTTATAACTATAGGTTTATTTTTTAAATAATCAAATTTTAATAAAGCTTCATCTAATGTTGATACTTCATAACCACCTGGAACTCTGAATCCTTTTTCCGATAATACCTTCTTAGTTACAACTTTATTTTCCATTATTAATGGAGATATATAAGCATCTTTACTTGTCATATTACCATTTTTTACATATTCTACAGTTCCATTACTTTCTAGGCGGATAAACTGATCATTTTCATCTATAACATCTACTTTTATACCATTTTTTATAGCGTCTTCAATTACTGCTTGAGTAGATAATTCCATGTTACTATATGCACTTAACGAATAATATTCTCTTAAAGCTTCTTCTTTATATTTTTTAGCTAGACTAACCCCTAACTCTATTATATTACCATCTTTTTCATACTCTTTTACTATTTTTCGCCGCAAGTGTAAGTGATGGGTCTATTAATTCATTTTCTTTTTCTTCTATTAATAATATATCACTTTCAGGTAAGCTCAATTCTCTTACCATGTTTTTCATATTATCAAGAAGTTCTAAACCTTCTTCCAAGTAGATTGGCATTTCAAATGGATGAGATAAGGCAATATTCTCACTATATTCTTTTCCTTTAGATTCTGAAGTTTTTTTATCTACTTCTTCCATCCATACTAAAGATTTTATAAATAAATGAATAAATCTAACATCTTTTTCTAATATTCCAAAAGGAGCAAATGGATTTAAATCAAATAATCTAAATTCTATATATTTAATACCTTTTTTTGGTAAATCCGCTACAGTTTCAGCACCTCTGAATCTAACACTAGAATAAAACTCTTTTTCGGCTATTAATTTTTTATCTTTAACATAGCCCGTTAAATCAGAAATATATTTTTCTAATGAAGAATAAGACACTACGATATCATCATCATTAACATACCCATATCTACTTGTTCTTAAGCTTCTCGCAAAGCCTTCAGGTTTCTTTCCATCTGTAAAATATTTATCTTCAGCAAATGGTGAGGCACCATATAGGTATACAAGTAACCATTGATATCTTAAAAATTGACGTGCTAATTTCATATATATATCATTTTTAACATTAACAACATTGTTATTTGTTATATCAGCTACACTTTTCATAAAATTATCATCAATTTGAAAATTATAATGAATACCTGATACCATTTGTTTATACTTACCATATTTTTCAACTAAGTATTCTCTATAAACAACATCCCATTCTTTTTCAAATTGAGCTACTTTATATCTTTTCATCAGGTAAGATAGCAGGTATACTTAGAGGCCATATATATTCATCTTCTGGCATATTCTTTAAAATTACTTCATGAATAGCATTTAAAACTCTAATAACATCCTTCTCATTTCTTTCTGGTGTTGTTATAAGCTCGATTTGAGACTCCGCAAAATCTGTTTGAATATATGGATTTTTATGTCGAGGTTCTAAAACTTTAGGATGGTCTGTTTTTGTAATATGACCATTTTCTAAAATTCTTTGTCCTTCTTTTTCTATTCCTATTGTTACTTTAGAAAACAATTCTTCTAAATTATTATCTTTTATAATATTTTTTAATTCCATATCTAATCACTCTCTATAAATAATTTGATTAACTCTTATATTATCATAAATAATAAAATTATAGTAGAAATATTACTCTAATATTAATATATTTTTTCTTTAGGTTACAATAATTATCTAGTTATGATATAATCTAACTATATATGAGGAAAGGAGAAAGAACTAGATCTTCTCTAGTATCTTAAAACAATATATGATTAAATTAATAGCTAGTGATATGGATGGTACACTGCTAAATAATGAACATAAAATACCTGAAAAAAATGTAGAATTAATAAAATATGCTCAAAATAATAACATTGAATTCATAGTAGCAACAGGAAGAGCTTACTATGAAGCATTACCTGCTCTTGAAGAAAATAATATTGTCTGTGATGTTATTAGTTTTAATGGAGGGGTTGTCTATAATAAAAATAAAGAGATTATAAGTATTACTCCAATACAAGTAAAAGATTTGTATTATACGATAGGAATATTTAAAAGCTTAGATATCAGCTACCAACTTTATACAAAAAATACAGTATATACTCACAGTATCGAAACTGATATTCAAGCATATGCTGATCTTATACGCTCTATAGGTTCGACTCCAGATTTAGAATATTTAAGAGCTGAATCAAAAAAAAAAAGACTACAAAATGGACATGTTACAGAAGTAGAAAATATAGAACTTTACTTAAACCAAGAGCATAATCCATCAATAAAAATAATTGGAATATCAAATGACCTTGATAAATTAAAAAAGGCTAAAAAACTATTATCAGAAAATGAAAATATTGCTGTAACTTCTTCAGGTGCCAATAACCTTGAAGTTATGGATAAAAATTCAACTAAGGGACATGCTTTAAAACAAGTATCAGAAGCATACAAAATATCACTAAAAAATACGTTAGCTATAGGAGATAACTTAAATGATGAGGCTATGCTTAAAATAGTAGAATATAGCGTTGCTATGCAAAATGCAAACCCTCATCTTAAAGAAATAGCAAAATATACAACTGAAAAGAACAATGACGAAGCAGGTGTTGCAGATACTATCTTTGAACTACTAAGTATTCATAACAACCAAAAAGACGAAGAAATTAATAGATTATTAATTAACAAAGCTATCGAAGCGACAAAATTCTCTTATGTTCCATATTCTGAATTCAAAGTAGGAGCAGCACTTCTAACTGAAGACGGAGAAATTTATACAGGTTGTAATATTGAAAATGCTAGTTATACACCTACAAACTGTGCAGAACGTACAGCAATATTTAAAGCAGTAAGTGAAGGTATAACTAAATTCAAAAAAATTGCTGTAGTTGGTGGGCCAAAAGGAAATATAGAAACATATTGTCCTCCATGCGGCGTTTGTAGACAAGTAATTGCCGAATTCGCAGATGAGAACTTTGAACTAATTCTAGGAAACATCTGAAAATAATTATGAAGTGTATAACTTCTTTAAAGAAGTACTACCGCTAAGTTTTACTAAAAGACAATTTAAAATAAATGTATAAAAAGTATAGCATATATAAATATATATGCTATACTTTTTTGAAAAAATAAAAAAAAGCCGTAACATAAGTTACGACTTGGTTAAGATGACCCGTACGGGATTCGAACCCGTGTTACCGCCGTGAAAGGGCGGTGTCTTAACCACTTGACCAACGGGCCAAAAATATAAAAGGCTATTAGATAGCCTTTTATTCATTTAATGAGCCATGAAGGACTCGAACCTTCGACCCTTTGATTAAAAGTCAAATGCTCTACCAACTGAGCTAATGGCTCATGGCTGGGATACCTGGATTCGAACCAGGGGAATGACGGAGTCAAAGTCCGTTGCCTTACCGCTTGGCTATATCCCAATAATAGAATGGTGGGAAGAAGTGGATTCGAACCACTGAACCCTAAGGAGCGGATTTACAGTCCGCCGCGTTTAGCCTCTTCGCTATCTTCCCGAAATATTTAAAATGGTGGAGGTTAACGGGATCGAACCGCTGACCCCTTGCTTGTAAGGCAAGTGCTCTCCCAGCTGAGCTAAACCTCCGTTCAAATGGTGACCCGTACGGGATTCGAACCCGTGTTACCGCCGTGAAAGGGCGGTGTCTTAACCACTTGACCAACGGGCCAAAAAATGGCTCCACAGGTAGGACTCGAACCTACGACCCTCTGATTAACAGTCAGATGCTACTACCAACTGAGCTACTGTGGAATGATAAGTCTAAAGCATAAGCTAAAGACCTCTGAAGCCTGGCAACGTTCTAGTCTCGCAGGGCGTAAACCCAACTACATTCGACGCTAAAGAGCTTAACTTCTGTGTTCGGTATGGGTACAGGTGTGTCCTCTTCGCTATCGCCACCAGACGAAAACTTCATACATCTATTATATCATCATTTATTCCTTTGTCAACACTTTACTTAAAAGAACTTCACTTGATTAAGTCCTCGACCTATTAGTATTAGTCAGCTGAATGTGTTACCACACTTACACTCCTAACCTATTCTCCTTGTCGTCTTCAAGGGGTCTTAATATCCGTGGGAAATCTCATCTCGAGGGGGGCTTCATGCTTAGATGCTTTCAGCTCTTATCCCTTCCATATTTAGCTACCCAGCTATGCCACTGGCGTGACAACTGGTACACCATTGATATGTCCATCCCGGTCCTCTCGTACTAAGGACAGCTCCTCTCAAATTTCCTACGCCCACGACGGATAGGGACCGAACTGTCTCACGACGTTCTGAACCCAGCTCGCGTACCGCTTTAATGGGCGAACAGCCCAACCCTTGGGACCGACTACAGCCCCAGGATGCGATGAGCCGACATCGAGGTGCCAAACCTCCCCGTCGATGTGGACTCTTGGGGGAGATAAGCCTGTTATCCCCAGGGTAGCTTTTATCCGTTGAGCGATGGCCCTTCCATGCGGAACCACCGGATCACTAAGTCCTGCTTTCGCACCTGCTCGACTTGTAGGTCTCACAGTCAAGCTCCCTTGTGCCTTTACACTCTGCAAATGATTTCCAACCATTCTGAGGGAACCTTTGAACGCCTCCGTTACTCTTTAGGAGGCGACCGCCCCAGTCAAACTGCCCACCTGACACTGTCTCCCGGTTTTCTATGCCGAGGGTTAGAATTTCAATACAGCAAGGGTAGTATCCCAACAACGCCTCCTCATACACTGGCGTGCATGATTCCTAGGCTCCTACCTATCCTGTACATACTGCATCAAAATTCAATATCAAGCTACAGTAAAGCTCCATGGGGTCTTTCCGTCCTGTCGCGGGTAACCTGCATCTTCACAGGTACTATGATTTCACCGAGTCCATCGTTGAGACAGTGCCCAAATCGTTACGCCTTTCGTGCGGGTCGGAACTTACCCGACAAGGAATTTCGCTACCTTAGGACCGTTATAGTTACGGCCGCCGTTTACTGGGGCTT